>JAESGV010000025.1_pt1:0-45000 | contig 507487 bp, 460 predicted proteins | sample 9269781 | NCBI WGS metagenome assembly JAESGV01 (sample SAMN15741586, study PRJNA653496) | algae metagenome | isolation source: Tildeniella torsiva UHER 1998/13D and co-occurring heterotrophs from... | place: Slovakia: Slovak Paradise National Park, Hrabusice, Kosice Region | collected...
GGGGGGGGGGGGGGGCGCCCCGCGCGCGCGCGGGGGGGGGGGGGCCCCCGCCGAACTCGACCCTGGTCGAGTTCGGCCACTGGGAACCGGCAAATCGCGCAAGCCCGATTGCGGGAGCGCGGCGGGGAAAGCTCTCTCCTCGGACGCGACGCCGCCGAGAGACAACCGACCGCCGAGTTTGCGGCCACCCCCCTCCCTGCCCTCCCCCGCAAGGGGGGAGGGTTTGCGGCGAGATTCAGGGAACGGCTGAACCGATCAGCGAGGCTGATCGGTCCATCCGCCCTTTTGATTGGCATTGCCGGCGCGGATCGGCTTGAAGGGTCGGCTGCCCAGACGCCATCCCGCGTCCGGCCCCGGTCTCCGGTTCCCAAGATGTCGCCGCGCCCCGCTTTCGCCGCCCGCCTGCCCCGCCTCGCCGCCGAGGCGCGGGCGATGCTCGTGCTGGGGCTGCCGCTGGCGGCGACGCAGCTCGCCCAGATCGCCATCAACACCACCGACGTCGTGATGGTCGGCTGGCTCGGCCCCGACGCGCTCGCCGCGGTGGCGCTCGGCTCCGGCGTCAATTTCGTGCCGCTGATGTTCCTGATCGGCGTCGCGGTGGCGGTGTCGCCGCTCGTCTCGCAGGCCCGCGGCGCCCACACCCACTTCCTGCGCGACGCCCGCCGCTCGGTGCGGCAGGGCCTGTGGGCGGTGGCGCTGCTCGGCCTGCCGTGCTGCTTCGCCCTCTGGCACACGCAGGCGATCCTCGTCGCCGCCGGCCAGGACCCGGCGGTGTCCGCCGAGGCGGCCGGCTATGTGCGCGCGCTGGTGCCGGGACTGATCCCGGCCGGCTGGTTCGTCGTGCTGCGCTCGTTCGTCTCGGCGATGGAGCGGCCGCGCTCGGCGCTCGTCGTGATGGTCGGTGCGTTCTTCCTCAACGTCTTCGTCAACTGGCTCCTGATCTTCGGCAACCTCGGCTTCCCGCGCCTCGGCGTCGTCGGCGCCGGCGTCGCCTCGTCGATCGCCAACGTCACCTGCTTCTTGGCGCTGCTCGGTTTCATCTTGTGGGACCGGCGACTGCGCCGCTTCCACATCCTCGGACGACTGTGGCAGCCCGACTGGCCGCGGCTTTGGCGGCTGCTCGTCGTCGGCGTGCCGATCGGCGCCTCGCTGCTGCTCGAGCTCGGGCTGTTCGTCGGCTCGACGCTGTTGATGGGGCCCTACGGCACGGCGGCGCTCGCCGCCCACCAGATCGCCGTGCAGATCGCCGCCGTCACCTTCATGGTGCCGCTCGGCGTCGCCCAGGCGGCGACGGTGCGCGTCGGCCTCGCCGCCGGGCGCGGCGACCACGACGGCGTCGGCGACGCCGGGCTGGTGGCGGTGGCGCTCGGCGTCGGCTTCATGGTGCTGACGGGCCTCGTCATGGTCGCCATGCCGGGGCCGATCATCGCGGCGTTCCTGGGCGTGGCCGATCCCGCCGGAAACCCCGAGATCGCGCCGGTGTTCGCGCTCGCCGTGCTGTTCCTGCACTATGCCGCGCTGTTCCAGGTGGCGGACGGCATGCAGGTCGTCGGCCAGGGCATTCTACGGGGCCTGTCGGACACTCGCGCGCCGGTGATCTTCGGCCTCGTCGGCTTCTGGCTCGTCGGCTTCGGCGCGGCCGCAGCGCTTGGCAGCGTCTACGGCCCGCCGGGCATCTGGATCGGCCTCGTCGCCGGGCTGTTCGTCGTCGGCGGGCTGTGCCTGATCCGCTTCCTGCGCCGCGACAGCCTCGGCCTCGTCGACCGGCTCGCCGCGGCGGCGGAGGTCAGAAACGCGTCGTCAGCCGCGTGAGCCAGTCGGGCGAGGCCTCGACCAGCCAGGCCTCGGCGCGCTTGTCGAGGCCGGCGAGCACGGCGAGGGCAACGACGACGAGCACGACGCCGATCAGCGTCTTGCCGAGCGCGCCGGCCGACAAGAGCCGCGTCCGCATCCGCACGAGCCACGGGCGGCCGACCGTGCCGAGCACGGCGAGCGGCAGGCCGGCGCCGATGCCGAAGGCGAGCATCACCGCCGCCACCGAGGTGAGGTCCTCGCCGCGCGCGGCAAGCACCGAGGCTGCGCCGAGCGTCGGCCCGACGCACGGGCTCCAGACGGCGCCGAGCAGCAGCCCGACGCCGAACTGGCCGCCGACCCCCGCGCCGGCGAAGCCACCGAAACGGTTCTCCGTCCAGGCGCCGATCGGCGCCGCCGCGACCGCCAGCCGCGCCTGCGCCGCCGGCACCATCAGCACGACGCCGAGGCCGATCAGGATCAGCGCCGCCGCGGCGCGGAACACCTCGCCGTCAAGCCCGATGGCGAAGCCGATGGTGGCAACGAACAGCCCGACCGCGGTGAACGACAGCGCCAGCCCGGCGGCGAGCGCCAGCGGCGCCAGCCGGTGCTCGCCCGCCGCCGCGCCGAGCACGATCGGCAGGATCGGCAGCACGCACGGCGACAGGATCGACAGGCCGCCGGCGAGAAAGGCGAGGACGAGGCTGGAGGCCCCCACGGCGGTCCGCTCCGTTCAGCCGGCGAAGGCAGTGGCGACGAGCGCCCGGATCGCGTCCGGATCGGTGTCGCCGACCGAGCGCGCCGTCTCCCTGGCGCCGGCGAAGACGATCAGCGTGCTCTGCTTCTGCACGCCGAGGCTGCGCAGCACGTCCTTCTGGGTGTCGAAGTCGACGCTGAACACCGTCAGGCCCTTGAACTCCGGCACCGCGGGAAGTGCGGCGAGCGTCGGCGCCTGGGCGCGGCAGACCGGGCACCACGGGGCATGCACGTCGATCAGGATCGGCTTGCCGGCCTTCTGCGCCGCCGCGAAGGCCGACGGCGTGAACAGCGTGCCCACCTCCGCCCGCGCCGGCGCGGCGACGAGGAAGGCGAACAGTGCGGCGAACGTCAGGGCGGCGGCGAGGCCGAGGCGATGGACGAGGCTGGCGCGCAGCGAAAGGGTGGTGGCGGTCATGGGGGTCTCCGGGTGAAGGTGTCCGTCGCGGTCGGGCGACGCGCTCGGCCGGCCGACTTCCCCTCATTCGATGCCGGCCCCGCCGCCGTTACCGCCCTCACCGTGTCGTGATCGTCGCGTTCCGAATTCACCAATCCGTCAGATCGCGCGCCGCGGCGTAACAGGCGCGCGTCCGGCGGCGAAGGGCAGGACAGTGGCGCATCCGGGCGAGCACGAGTGGGACGAGTTGATGCGCGCGTCGCTCGCCGGCGATGCGGCCGCCTATCGCCGTCTGCTGGCTGCGCTCGCCCCGGCAGTGCGCGCGTCCGTGCGCCGGGGTCTCGCACGGTTTGGCGCGCCGACCGCGGAGACGGAGGACATCGTGCAGGAGGTGCTGTTGGCGATCCACGTCAGGCGGGCGAGCTGGGATCCGACGCTGCCGCTGGCGCCGTGGGTGGCGGCGATCACCCGCTACAAGCTCGTCGACGTGCTCCGGCGCCGCGGCCGGCGCGCCGAGGTGCCGATCGAGCCGCTGGTCGACGTGCTCGCCGCGCCGGTCGAGGAGCGCGCCTCCGGGCGCGACGTGACGCGCGCACTCGCCGCCTTGCCGCCGCGCCAGCGCAGCGTGCTCGAAGGGCTGGCGGTCGCCGGCGAGACGATCGGCGAGGCGGCGCGCCGGCTGTCGATCTCGGAGGGCGCCGTCCGCGTGGCGCTGCATCGCGGCCTCACCGCGCTGTCGGCCCGCTTTAGCCAGGATAACGTCGGCAAGGAGGACGGATGAACACCGACGATCTCGTCCGCGCGCTCGCCGCCGACGGCGCCCGCGTCCGCCTCCCCCTGGCGGCCGGCTACGCCGCCGCCGTGGCGGGCACCACTGTACTCGTCGCGCTCGTCTATCTCGGCCTGCACGGCCCGCGCGCCGACGTCGCGGGGTTCGCGTGGACGCTGCGCATCGCCTTCAAGCTGGCGTTGCCGCTCGCCGCGGCGCTCGCCGCCGGCGGCCTGGCGCTCTGCCTCGTTCGCCCCGGCACCGCCGTCCGCCCGCGCCTCGTTTGGCTCGCCGCGGTGGCGGCGGCGCTCGCGGTCGGTGTCGCCGCGGAGCTCGCCGTGCTGCCCAGGGAAGAATGGCTGCCGCGGCTCGTCGGCGCCAACGCCTGGCGCTGTCTCGCCACCGTGCCGCTGCTGTCGGTGCTGCCGCTCGCGGCCGGGCTTGTCGCCCTCTCGCGCGGCGCGCCGCTGTCGCCGGCTGCGGCCGGCGCGAGCGCCGGCCTGACCGCAGGGGCGGCGGGGGCGCTGATCTACGCCACCGTCTGCCCGGACGATTCGCCGCTGTTCCTCGCCGTCTGGTACGGCCTCGCGGTGGGCGCGGTCACGGCCGCCGGCGCGCTGGCCGGCCGCCGCTTCCTGCGCTGGTAGCGGCCGCTCAGTCCGGGAAGTGGCAGGCGACAGCGTTGCCGCTCGCGTCCGCCACGAGCTGCGGCTCGACCTCGGCGCACAGCGCCGCGGCCTTCGGGCAGCGGGTGCGGAAGCGGCAGCCGGACGGCGGCGAGGCGGGGTTCGGCACGTCGCCGGAGAGCACGATCCGCCGCCGCGCCCGCTCGCGGTCGGGATCGGGCACCGGCGCGGCGGACAGCAGCGCCCGCGTGTAGGGATGGCGCGGCCGCGCGTAGAGCTCCTCGTTCCGCGCCGTCTCGACGATGCGGCCGAGATACATCACCGCCACCCGGTCGGCGAGGTGGCGCACCACGGCGAGGTCGTGGGCGATGAACAGGTAGGCGAGCCCGAGCCGGTCCTGCAGGTCCTTCAACAGGTTGAGCACGCCCGCCTGGATCGACACGTCGAGCGCCGACACCGGCTCGTCGAGCACGACGAGCTCGGGCTCCAGCGCCAGCGCGCGGGCGATGCCGATGCGCTGGCGCTGCCCGCCGGAGAACTGGTGCGGGTAGCGCCCGGCGTGCTCCGGGTCGAGCTTGACGATCGCCATCGCCGCCCGCACCCGCTCGGGGATCTCTGCCGAAGCAACGCCGAGATTGCGCAGCGGCTCGGCGATGATGGCGCCGGTCGTCATGCGCGGGTGCAGCGAGGCGTAGGGGTCCTGGAAGACGATCTGCAGGTGGCGCCTGACGGGGCGCAGCGCCGTGTGGCCGAGGTGGGCGATGTCGCGGCCGTTCAACAGGATGTGGCCGGCCGACGGCTCGAGCAGCCGCACCACGCAGCGCGCCAGCGTGGACTTGCCGCAGCCGGATTCGCCGACGAGCCCCAGCGTCTCGCCCGCGGCGAGCGTGAACGACACGCCGGCCACCGCCTGCACGTGGCCGACGGTGCGGTCGATCAGCAGCCCGCGTCGGATCGGGAACGCCTTGACGAGGTCTTCGACGACGAGCAGCGGCGCCTTCTCGGCACCCCCGCCGGCGCCGTTGCCACCTGCCATGTCCATCACCGGCCTCATGCTCTCGCCGCCGCGAGGACCGCGTCGAGCGCCGGCAGCGGCGTCACGGCGGTGAGATCGGCGCGGTGGCAGGCGGCGGCGTGCGCGCCGACGGTGACGAGCGGCGGCCGCTCCGTCGTGCAGAGCGGGATGGCGATCGGGCAGCGCGGGTGGAAGGCGCAGCCGGACGGGCGGTTGCCGAGCCCCGGCGGGCTGCCCTCGATCGGAGTCAGCCGGTCGCGGCCGCCATCGACCGACGGCAGCGCCTTCAAGAGGCTCGACGCATAGGGGTGGGCCGGCCGGTAGAACGCCTCGCGCACCGGCGCCCGCTCGACGACGCGGCCGGCGTAGAGAATCGCCACCTGGTCGGCGAGGCCGGCGACGATGCCGAGGTCGTGGGTGATCAGCACGAGCCCGAGCCCGCGCTCGCGGCGCAGCTCGTCGAGCAGCTCGATGATCTGCGCCTGGATGGTGACGTCGAGCGCCGTCGTCGGCTCGTCGGCGATCAGGATGTCGGGGTCGTTGGCGATCGCCATGGCGATCATCGCGCGCTGCCGCATGCCGCCGGAGAACTCGTGCGGATACTGCGTGGCGCGGCGTTCCGGATAGGGCACGGCGACACGGGCGAGCAGCTCGACGGCGCGCTTCAGCGCCGCGCGCTGCGAGACGCCGCGGTCGTGGATGCGGATCATCTCGGCGATCTGCGCGCCGACGGTGAGCACCGGGTTGAGCGCCGTCATCGGGTCCTGGAAGATCATCGCGATGCGCTTGCCGCGGATATGGCGGAGCGCTTCCGGCCGGCCGACGAACTCTTCGCCGTCGAGCCTGACCGAGCCGGTGACACGCACGCCCGGACCGGTCAGCCCCATCGCCGCGAGCATCGTGACGCTCTTGCCGGAGCCGGATTCGCCGACGACGGCGAGCACCTGGCCGCGCTCGACGGCGAGGTCGACGCCGCTCACCGCCTCGAGCCCGCCGTCGCCGCCGGGAAACACGACGCGCAGGTCGCGGATCTCGAACAGCGGCGGCCGCACCGTGGTCTCCACCGTCGCCCTGTCGCCCGGCACGTTTGCGTCCGGCCCGCCCATCAGTTGCTCCTCGGGTCGAACAGGTCGCGCAGCCCGTCGCCGACGAACGAGAAGCCGAGCACCATCGACAGGATGGCGAGGCCGGGCCCGAAGGCGATCCACCACGAGTAGAAGTGGATGGCGCCCTCCGAGATCATCTGCCCCCATTCGGGCGTTGGCGGCGAGGCGCCGAGGCCGATGAAGGAGAGGCTGGCGGCGAGCAGCACGATCTGACCGAGGTCCATGGTGGCGTTGACGAGCGTCGGGCTCCAGGCGAGCGGCAGGATGTGGCGGATCAGCACCCGCGGACGCGAGGCGCCGGCGGCGATCGCCGCCTCGACGTGCTCGCGGCCACGCAGCGACAGCACCTGCGCCCGCATCAGCCGCGCGTAGACCGGCCAGGTGACCGCCACCATGGCGATCGCCGCGTGTTCGAGGCCGGGGCCGAGCGAGGCGGTGACCGCCATCGCGAGCAGGATCGGCGGGAAGGCGAGCGTCACGTCGACGAGGCGCATCACGACCGATTCGACGAAGCCGCCGATATAGCCGGCGATCGCCCCGAGCGCCGAGCCGATCGCCACCGCGATCGCCACGACCGCCACGCAGATCGGCAGCGAGAAGCGAGCGCCGTAGAGCGTGCGCACCAGCACGTCGCGGCCGAGCGCATCGGTGCCGAGCCAGTGCGCGGCGCTCGGCGGCTGCAGCCGCTTGCCGGCGATCATCAGCGGGTCGTAGGGCGTCCACAGCGGCACCGTCAGCGCGACGAGCACCCAGAAGGTGATGATGGCGATGCCGGCGATCACCGGCAGCGTCAGCCACTGCGGACGGCGGCGGGGCGGTCGGGCGGCTGCGGCCGCCGGAAGGGAGACGTCCGCCATCAGCCGAGCTTCACGCGCGGATCGGCGAGCGCGTAGCCGATGTCGGTGACGAGATTGGTGATCAGGAAGGCGGCGCCGCCGACGATGGTGACGCCGATGATCGCCGGGAAATCGAGGGCGCGGGCGGCGTCCACCGCGTAGGTGCCGATGCCGGGCCAGGAGAACACCGCCTCCGTCAGCACCGCGCCGGTGATGAGATAAGCGAACGAGAAGCCGATGATCGTCAGCGTCGGGATCATCGCGTTGCGGAGCGCGTGGTTGACGAGCACCCGCCGCTCGCTCGCCCCCTTGGCGCGGGCGGCGAGCACGTAGTCCTGGCCGAGCACGTCGAGCATGCTCGCCCGCACCAGCCGCGTGATGACGCCGAGCACCGCCCAGCCGAGCACGATCGCCGGCAGCACCAGCCGCCGCAGCGCATCGACGAAGGCGGGCCAATCGCCGGCGAGGAGCGCGTCGACCGTGTAGAAGCCGGTCACCCCCGGCGGCGCGGCCATGCGCGGGTCGAGCCGCCCCGGCCCCGGCAACCAGCCGAGCACGACCGAGAACACGTAGAGCATCAGCAGCCCGGACCAGAACACCGGCACCGACGAGCCGAGCAGCGCGATCACGCGGGCGACGTGGTCGGCGTTGCGGTCGCGGAAGTGCGCCGCGGCGACGCCGAGCGAGACGCCGCCGACAACGCCGACGATCATCGCCGCGATGACGAGCTCCAGCGTCGCCGGCAGCCGCTCCCTCAGATCCTGCGCCACCGGCCGCTTGGTGCGGAAGGAGGTGCCGAGGTCGCCGGTGAGGAGATTGCCGACATAGACGAGGTAGCGCTCAGGCAGCGGCCGGTCGAGCCCCCAGCGCGCCTTGGCGGCGGCCACCACCTCCGGGTTGGTCATCTGCCGCTCGCCGACGATCGCCACCAGCGGGTCGCCCTTCGTCATGTTCGACAGGAAGAAGGCGACGGTGACGACGCCGAGCAGCAGCAACGGCACGGCCACCAGTCGCCGGACGATCATGCGCAGCATCAGACGAGGCGCCTTGGTGGGTTGAGGTTCTGGATCAGGTGCAAGGAGCGGGCCTGGATATCGTTCAAGCAGCAGACGGGTGTTCGGCGGACCCGCGGCCCCATTCCTTCAAAGGTCATTCCCAGCCTTGTGCCGGAGACCCAGCGTATCATCACGCAGGCCTGTAACCGTTGTCGCTGCGGCAAGTGCCGCTGGATCATTGGGACAGTCCACGGCCATACGGTCGGGCACACCACCCCTCCCGGTCATCGCCCGGCTTGACCGGGCGATCCATGCCACGCGTAGAAACACCTGTCGTGTGCGTGGCTTGGATGCCCCGGTCAAGCCGGGGCATGACGGAGGAGAGGGAGCGCAAATGGCAGGCCCCGCCGGCGAACCGGCGGGGCCGGGTTCCCGTCTCAGTTCCGCTTGATCTCGGCGAGCGGCAGGTTGCAGCAGACGCTGTAGCGCACGCCGGAGATGTTCTTGCGGTAGGCCAGCACGAGGTTCGGGCTCACCACCGGGATGATGATGCGGTCGGCGATCATCTCCATCGCGACGGCATTGAAGGCGGCCTCCTGCTGGTCGGCCGGGGCGGCGAGCGCCTCGGCGAGCAGCGACGGCTCACGCGGGTTCAGCATGTCCGGGGCTTTGTCGGCGATGTGCGAGCGCTTCGACCACGGCGTGCCGGGGTAGATGCCGAAGAACTGCACGTACTGGGCGGTGCCGTAGTAGTCCGGCGCGAAGAACGCCGTCGTCACCGGGATGCCGTCGCCGAGCAGGCGCTCGCGCCACACCGCGAAGGTCATCGGCATCAGCTCGAGCTTGACGCCGACGGCGGCGAGATCCTGCTGCGCCTTCTGCATGAGGATCGACAGGTCGACGCCGTAGACGTTCATCGCCGGGAACGGCGCCTCGAGCGTCACGTCGCCCCAGCCGGCGTCGGCGAGCGCCTTCTTCGCTTCGTCCGGGTTGCTCACCGGCATCGGCAGGCCGGCGGTGCCGGGGAAGCCGTTCGGGATCGGTGCCGCCTGCTTCGCACCGGCACCGCCGAGGGTGAACTCGATCATGCCGTCGTAGTCGATCGCCATCGCGAGAGCCGCACGGACCGCCGCCGTCATCGGCGCCGGCAAGCCCTTCGCACCCGGGCTGAAGGCGAGATAGAGGAAGTTGAACGACGGCGCCTGCTCGATGGTGACGTCGGGGCTCGTCACCGTCTTCGCGGTGTCCGGGTCGATCTGCATGGCGATGTCGGCGGCACCGCTCTCCAGTGCCTGCGCCTGCGCCACCGCGTCCTTGGTCTGGCGGATCACCACTTCCGCGATGTCGGGCTTCGCGCGCCAGTAGTTGGTGTTGGCCTTGAAGCGCAGCTCCTCGTCCGGCTTCCAGCCGCCGTTGATGTAGGGGCCCGAGCCGGCCGAGTTGTCGCGGAACCAGCCTTCGGCCGGATCGTTCTCGGCCGCGATGGCGCCCGCCGCGGCGGCGACGTCGCTGTTGACGACGCCCGTGTAGGGGGCGGTCAGCATGCCGAGGAACTCGGAGTTCGGAGCGGACAGCGTGATCACCACCGTCTTGTCGTCGGGCGTCTCGATCGAGGTGACCGAATCGACGAAGTAGGCCGGGTTGCCCTTGATGCCCTTCAGGCGCTCGAGCGACCACTTGACGTCCTTCGCCTCGACCGGCGAGCCGTCGGAGAACTTCGCCGCCGGGTTGAGCTTGAAGGTGAAGACGGTCTGGTTGTCGTTCACCGTGTAGCTCTCGGCGACGTTCGGGCCGATCGTCTTGTTGTCGGCGCCGATGCCGACCAGCGTCTCGTAGACGGCGCTGAAGTAGATCTGGCAGGTGTCGCAGAAGCCGCGGTGCGGATCGAGCGAGTCGAGGTCGAGGTTGCGGGCGATCACCAGCGGCGCCTCCTGCGCCGAGGCGGCGCCGAAGCCGGCGAGCGTGCCGGCGGCGAGGACGGCGCCGAGCAGCGCGGTGCGGTAGCGGCTGACCAGCGAGCGCGTCGGGCGCGCGGCGGAATGGAACGTCATGGTGTTTTCCCCTCTCTGTTTTCGTGCGGAATGACGGTCGGCGGCGGTCGTGGCTTGCTATGGCAGGGCTTGGCTATGGCCGGGCTTGGCTCAGGCCGGGCGGCGCTCCTTCCAGTCGGCTGGGCTGACGGCATAGAAAAAGACGGAGGTACCGACCGAACGATAGACGAGGTCGGTGTCCTTCGGGATCCAGATCGCGTCGCCGGCGGAGAGCCGGTGGACGGTATCGTCGATGGCGATCTCGAGGCCGTTCTCGGTCGTAAGGCAGGTGATCACCTCGTCGTACCAGATGCGGAACGGGATATCGGCGTCGCGGAACGAGGCGACGCCGGCGGCGAAGTGCTCGCTGTCGCGGCGGTCGACGTACTCGGACAGGAACGAGCCGCGCTCGGAGTAGGCGATCTCGAGGTCGGCGATCTTGAACAGCTTCGCGGCCACGGCGGTCCTCCTCATGCCCGGCCGACGGCGTCGGCGGCGACGAGGCCTTCCAGCACCGCCTCCTCGACGGTGCGCGGCGAGGCGGCGTCGCCGACGAGGCGGACCGTCGCCCCGCGGAGATCGGCGTCCTCGAAGGGGTCCGCCCTCGGCTCGTTGCCGTAGGACACGACGAAGGTGTCGGCGTCCGGCACGACGATCGCCTCGCCGGAGTAGGTGTGCTCGAAGTAGACGTCGCTCGCATCCGCCCCGTAGGGCCGCGCGTAGGCGACGAAGCGCACGCCGAGCCCCTGCAGCAGCGACACCCACTGGTCGCGGATGTAGGGCATCAGGCTGACGGCCGGACCCTGCGTCGAGGTGGCGAGCGTCACCTGCCGCCCCTCGCGGATGAAGCGCTCGGCAAGGCCCATGCCGACCCAGTCGCCCCGCCAGTCGGCGATGACGACGTGGCGGCCGATCGGCGCTTCGCCATCGAGCACCTGCCAGGCGTCGTAGACCGCGCGCCCTTCCGACAGCTCGAGGTCGGGCCGCATCGGCCGCGCGCCGGTGGCGACGATCACCGCCTCGGCGCCCGTCGCGACGATGTCGGCGGCCGTCGCCCGCACGCCGAGCTCCACCCGCACCTGCGCGCGCTCGACCTCGCGCGAAAGGTTCGTCACGACACCGCCGAACTCCGCCCGGCCCGGCAGCATCTGCGCGTAGAGCACCTGCCCGCCGAGCCGCCGCGCCGCCTCGAACAGCGTCACGGCGTGGCCGCGCTCGGCGGCGGCCGCCGCCGCCTTCATGCCGGCCGGCCCGCCACCGACGACGGCGACGCGGCGCGCCGTGCCGGCGCGGACAGGCGAGCCGAAGCGGCGCTCACGACCGGTCTCCGGCCGCTGGATGCACGACACCGGCGCGCCGAGATAGAGATGGCCGATGCAGGCCTGGTTGCAGGCGACGCAGGCACGGATGTCGTCGGTGCGGTCCTCGCTGGCCTTCCGCGGCATCTCGGGGTCGGAGATCATCGCCCGCGTCATGCCGCACATGTCGGCATCGCCGTTGCGGATCACCGCCTCCGCCTCGTGCGGCTGGTTGATGCGGCCGACGACGAACACCGGCACGTCGACCCGCTCGCGCACCTTGCGCGCATAGGGGGCGACGTAGGCGGGGGTGAAGCTCATCGGCGGCACGATGTGCACCACCGCCTTGGCGGAGGAGGAGGAGCCGGCGGTGACGTTGTAATAGTCGAAGGCGCGCTCGCCGTGCAGCACGTCGATCGCCGCGAGGCACTCGTCGAGATGCAGGCCGCGCGCGTCCTCCTCGTCGCCGGAGATGCGCAAGCCCACCACCGGCCCAGGCCCGATCGCGGCGCGCACCGCAGCGACGATCTCGCGCAGGAAGCGGATGCGGTTGTCGAACGAGCCGCCCCACTCGTCGTCGCGCCGGTTGATGCGCGGGTTGAGGAACTGCGAGGGCAGGTAGCCGTGGCTCGCCATCACCTCGACGCCGTCGAGCCCGGCCTCGATCATCCGCGCCGCCGTCGCGCCATAGCCGGCGATGACGTCGGCGATCAGCGCCCGCGACATCGGCACGGCAGTGCCGAGGTAGCGCTCATGCTTCACCGCCGACGGGGCGTAGGCCACCGTCCGCGTGCCGTCGCCGGCAATGCCCAACACCTCGCAGCCGGGATGGAACAGCTGGCCGAACGTCTTGGCGCCGTTCGCGTGGATCACCTCGGCGATCGCCCGGAAGCCGGGGATGCAGTCGTCGGTGAAGCCGTTGAGGCAGGTGCCGTGGAAGAAGGCGCTCTCGTGCACCGCCGTGCACTCCAGCACGATCAGCCCCGCCCCGCCCCTCGCCCGCGCCTCGTGGTAGGCGACGAGCTCGTCCGGCGCCTTGCCGTCGCGGGCGAGCAGCGTGTGGTGTCCGGTCGAGAGGATGCGGTTGCGCACCTCGACGCCGCGGATCGTCAGGGGCGAGAACAGATTCGGAAACAGCTTCGACATGAGGACGACCCGCTTTTGCCGCGTCGTCCGAAGCCTGATACCTGATATATCAAATGTCAACGGCGTGGACGGCCGCCCCAGGGACTGGGTCCGCACCGCGCTGCGCTGGTAGGATGCCGCCGCGCCCGCTCGGGGGCGCCTCGAAAGGACGTCATGGCCGACGAACCGCTGCCGCTCGTGCCGCCGCTCCAGCAGAGCAGCCTCGTCGAGCAGATCTACCGGCGCCTGCAGCAAGCGCTGATGCATGGGCAGATGCGCCCGCACCAGCGGCTCAAGGTGCGCGAGCTCGCCGCCTCGCTCGGCACCAGCGAGACGCCGGTCCGCGAAGCGCTGTTCCAGCTCGTCCGCGACCGCGCCATCGAGATCAAGAGCCGCCACTTCGTGCGGGTGCGCCGGCCGACGGCGCGCGAGTACCTGCAGATCCGCGAGGTCCGCCTGAAGCTCGAGCCGCTCGCCGCCGCCTCGGCGCTGCCGAACCTGACGGCCGCCGACGTCGCCGAGCTCGAGCGCCTGCAAGCCGAGTTCTGCGCGGCGCAGGCCGGTGGCCGCTTCGAGGACGCGCTCCGCCTCGGCGTCGAGTTCCACTTCGGCCTCTATCGGCGCAGCGACAACCCCATGCTGATCGGCATCCTCGAGAGCCTGTGGTGCCAGATCGTGCCGGTGTTCTCCCTGCCCTACCTGACGCGCCACACCTACGACGCGACGCCGCACGACGCCGCACTCGCGGCGATCCGGGCCGGCGACACGGCGGCGCTCGCGGCGGCGATCGAATCCGACCTGATGCTCGGCGGCGGCATCGTCATCGATCACCTCCTGGAACTGGAGGCGGACGAGGCGGCCGCGCCGAAGCTGTTCGCCTGAGGCCCGCAGCGTCGGCGCCACGGGTCGGCGGGGCGCCGCGCCGGCGCCTGTCGTCACGACGCCTTCGTGGGCGCCGCTACGACGCACGGCCGAGGAACTCGCGCGCCACCGAGGCGACGCCGGCGGCGTCGAGGCGGTAGTGGGCGTAGAGCGCGGCCGGCGGGCCGACCGGCACGTATTCGTCCGGCACGCCGTGGCGGCGAAACGGCAGGCGCGGCTCATCGACCAGCACCTCGGCAACGGCGCTGCCGAGCCCGCCGGTGACGTTGTGCTCCTCGACGGTGAGGATCGCCTTCGTCTCGGCGGCGGCGCGGCGGACCGCGTCCTTGTCGAGCGGGCTGATCGTGTGCATGTCGACGACCCGCACCGCCACGCCCTCGCCTTCGAGCACCGCTGCCGCGTCGAGCGAGGCGCGCACCTGCGAGCCGGTGGTGATGATGGTGAGATCGCTGCCTTCCCGCAGCGTCGCGGCGACGCCGAAGCGGAAGTCCTCCGGCACCACCGGGTAGACCTCCGGGTCGCGGCCGCGGCCGAGGCGGATGTACATGGCACCGGGATGCTCGACCGAGGCGCGCAGGATGGCGCGCAGCTGGTTGGCGTCGGCGGCGCAGACGACGGTGAGCTCGGCCACCGTGCGCAGGAAGCCGAGGTCCTCGAGCGCGTGGTGGCTGGTGCCGTAGAAGCCCATCGAGAAGCCGGAATGGTGGCCGACGACGCGCACCTTCATGCGCGGATAGGCGCAGTCGGTGCGGATCTGCACGGCCGCGAGCAGCCCGCAGAACGAGGCGAAGGTGGCGGCGTAGGGGATCAGGCCGCAGGAGGCCATGCCGGCCGCCGCCGTCACCATGTTGCGCTCGGCGATGCCGAAGTCGATGAAGCGGTCCGGGTGGCGCGCCTTGAAGTCGAGGGTGCGGTTGGCCGAGGCGAGGTCGGCCGTCATCACCGCGATGCGCGGGTCGTGGTCGGCGAGGTTGGCGAGCTCCTCGCCGAGGATGAAGGCCGGCATCGCCGCCGCCGGCGTGCCCTGCACCGAGCGCGCCTCCTTCAGCTTCACGTCGTTGCCGGTGCCGCGGAAGAAGTCGGCCTGGTCCTGCGAGTCGGCCTGGCCGCCTGCGGGTCCGGTCGGGGGAGTGTGGGCGCCCATCGTCATGCCTCCACCGGCACGTAGGGCTTCAGGCCCGCCTGCAGCTCGGTGATGGCGTCGTCGTAGTCCTGGCCGACCAGGTTGCCGACGTGCCAGTTGAGCTTCATCTCCATGTGGCCGATGCCGCGGCCCTTGACGGTGTCGGCGATGATCACCTGCGGCTTGCCGACGCCCGCCGGAGCGAGGGCATCGAGGGCACCGAGCACGGCCGGAATGTCGTGACCGTCGATGCGCTGCACCGCCCAGCCGAAGCTCTCGAAGCGGTCGACGAGCGGCTCGACGCCCATGATCTGGTCGACCGGGCCGTCGATGCAGAGCTGGTTGCGGTCGACGAGGGCGACCAGGCCCTGCAGCTTGAAGTGGGCGGCGGCCATCGTCGCCTCCCAGATCTGCCCCTCGTTGAGCTCGCCGTCGCCGAGCATGCAGTAGGTGCGGTAGCTGCGCCCCTGCATCCGGCCGGCGAGCGCCATGCCGACGCCGATCGACAGGCCGTGGCCGAGCGAGCCGGAGGAGAAGTCGATGCCCGGCACCTTCTTCATGTCCGGATGGTCGCCGAACGGGCTGCCGAGGCGGGTGTAGTTGTCGAGCAGCGCCGGGTCGAAGAAGCCGAGATCGCCCAGCACCGGATAGAGGCCGATGGCGGCGTGGCCCTTCGACAGGATGAAGCGGTCGCGGTCCGGCCAGTCCGGGCGGGCCGGGTCGATGCGCAAGTGCGCGTAGTAGAGCGCGGAGAACATCTCGGCGGCCGAGAAGGTGCTGGAATAGTGCCCGGCGCCGGCGATCTTCGACAGCCGCACCGTTTCCAGGCGGACGAAGCGCGCGCGGTCGACGAGATGCTCCAGGCTGACGTTGTCGCCGCGCCGGGGTCTCTCTGCGGAGCCTGCCGCCACGGTCATGACCGGCCTCCGTTGTGAACGCGCCCGGCCGCTCCCGACCGTCCGTGCCTCGCGCAGCGGGCCGAGCCTGCCGCGGTCGAACCGCGCGCAACCCGCACGATACAGGATATATCTAACGCGGTCGTGATCGCCGGTGTCAACATCGGCCCCTGGTCCATTCTCTTCGCCTTCGCACCCGGTCGCATTCAAGGTCAGAGGCGGCGTCGCCTCTCCGCCGCCGGCCGCCGTTCACGTCTCCGGCCAGCCCTCGGCCTCCATCCTCTCGAGGTGCCGCAGGAAGTTGCGGCCGCCCTCGAGCATGTCGTCGCGGATCGCCTTGGTAAGGCCCGCCCGGTCGCGCCGGCGCAGCGCCTCGAGCACGTTCTCGTGCTGGTGCCGCACGTCGTAGTGCGGATGGCCGTGCGGATAGAGCAGGTTGAGCATCGGCCCGACCCGCATCCACAGGCTTTCCAGGAGCTCGATCAGCTCCGGCATGCCGGAGCGCCAGTAGAGGCCGTAGTGGAACTCGAAGTTGGCGCGGATCGCCGCCTCCGGGTCCTTCGCCGCCTCCGCCGCGATCAGCCGGCCGTGCGCCTCGGCGAGTTCCTCGATCGCCGCCGCATCGAGGGTGTCGAGGGCCCGCTCGGCGGCGAGCGGCTCGAGCAGCAGGCGGATGTCGCGGATCTCGAGATACTGCGCCACCGTCAGCCGGCGGACGCGGATGTAGTGGTGCGGCTTCAGCTCCAGCGCGCCGTCGCGCACCAGCTGGAACACCGCCTCGCGCACCGGCGTCTCGCTGGTGCCGAGCGCAACGGCCACCTCGCGCAGCCGCAGCCGCTGGTCGGGCTTCAGGATGCCGCGCATCAGGTGGTCGCGCAGCTGCCGGTAGACCCGGTCCGACAGGCTCTGGGACTGCACCGGGGCGAACCGCGCCGCCGCTTCCGCCATCGTCGCCACCCTCGCCGCGGATTTGCTGCCGGCGTCGTCCGGCGTCGGTGCGATCATCGCACGGCCGAGCGCGGAAGTGTCCAGGGTCGGCGCGATCACACCACCGCCTTCTTGACCGCCGCCATCGCGGCGTCGGTGCGATCGAGCGCCGCGTCGATGTCGGCCTCGGTGTGCGCCACCGACACGAACATCGTGTGGGCAGGGTGCAGGTAGACGCCGCGCTGCAGCGCCTCCACGCAGAAGGCATTGCCGATGCGCCGGTCGGCGTCGTCGTCAAACAGCACCACCGGCATCTGCGCCGGGCCGGTCTGGCGGATGGCGAGGCCGTGCGCCTTCGCCTGGGCGTTCAGCCCGGCGCGGAAGCGCTCGCCCATCGCCTTCATGTGGCCGACGCCGTCGAGGCGCTTCAGCTTCTCGATCGTCGCAATCGCCGCCGCCATCGGCACCGACGCGGTCCAGAACGAACCGGTGGTGAACACCTTGGTCGCGCCCTCGCGGAAGCGGTCGTTGCCGGTGACGGCGCCGAGCGCATGGCCGTTGGCGATCGCCTTCGAGTAGGCGGCGAGGTCCGGCTGCACGCCGACCGCCTCCCAGGTGCCGCCGATGTCGATGCGGAAGCCGGCGCGCACGTCGTCGACGATCAGTGCCGCACCCGTGCGGTCGGCGGCGGCGCGGCACGCCTTGGCGAACTCGGCCGTCGGCATGACGTGGTCCTTGCCGAGGTCGTACTTGAAGGCGGAGACGAGGATCGCCGCGAGGTCGTCGCCGGCCTCCGCGACGGCGCGCTCGAGGCTCGCCACGTCGTTCCACTCGTAGGAGATCTGGTGGGCGCGGTCCTCGGCCGTCGTGCCGCCCGGCCACGGCGTGCACCAGGGGGCGGCGCCGTGATAGGCCCCCGTGCCGACGAGGATCTTGCGCCGGCCCGTTCCCGAACGGGCGATCATCACGCACTGCGTCGAGGCGTCGGTGCCGTTCTTGGAGAACATCGCCCAGTCGGCGTGCGGGACGGTGTCGACCATCAACTCGGCGAGTTCGACGAGGCGCTCGCTCGGGCCGTTCAGGCAGTCGCCGAGCGCCGCCTGCCTGGCCGCCGCCGCGTCGACGTCCGCGTCGTGCCAGCCGAGCACCACCGGGCCCCAGCCGCCCATGAAGTCGATGTACTCGCGCCCGTCGACGTCCCAGATGCGGCAGCCCTGTCCGCGCGAGAAATACTGCGGGTAGCCGGCCGGCAGGCGGGCGGCGTTCTGGTGGCCCCAGAGGCCGCCGGGAATGACGCGGCCGGCGCGGGCCCGAAGCTGCGCATCCTGTGTGACGAACGGCTGGTTCATGGCGGACGCTCCATCGCTGGCCGGCGGGTCGGCCGGTGGCCGTGCGGTGGAACGATTGCCCGCCGCCGCAAACCGGGGCACCCTCTTGCGATCCGGGCGGCCCACCGGCTGTCGCAACAAGATATATCCTGTATCTTTCCACCATGACAAGCAGCCGCATCGCTCCCTCGACGTCCCCCGCCGCCCGCCCGCTGATCTTCGCCGGCATCGCCGACGATCTCACCGGCGGCATCGAGCTCGCCTCACTGATGGTGCGCGGCGGCGTCGCCGCCCGCCTGCTCACCGCGCGGGGCACGACAGCCGACATCGGCGACGCCCCGGCCGCCGTCATCGGCCTGAAGGTGCGCGTCGCGCCGAAGCCGGCCGCCGTCGCCGCCGTCCGCCGCGCGCTCGCGGTGCTCGGCCCCAGGGCTCCCCGGCAGATCTTCCAGAAATACTGCGCCACCTTCGATTCGACGCCGCGCGGCAACATCGGCCCGATCGCCGACCTGCTGATGGCCGCCACCGGCGCGCCGTTCACCGCGTTCTGTCCGGCGTTCCCGGAGGTCGACCGCACCGTCTACGCCGGCCACCTGTTCGCCATCGACCAGCTGATCTCGCGCTCGCCGAAGCGCCACGACCCGCTGACGCCGATGCGCGAGCCCGACCTCGTGCGCGTGCTCGCCGCCCAGACGGCGGAAAAGGTCGGCCTGATCCGCCATCAGGTGCTCGTAGCCGGCGCGGACGCGGTGGTGCGCCGCGCCGCCGAGCTTTCCGCCGCCGGCATCCGCTATGCCATCTCCGACGCCGTCGACGAGGCCGACCTCGCGTGCCTCGCCGCGGCGAGCGTCGACTGGCGGCTGATGACGGGCGGCTCGTCGGTCGCCGTCTACTACCCCGAGCTCTGGCGCGCCCGCGGCGACCTCGAAGGCTTCGCCCCGCCGGCGCCGCTGCCGCGCGTCAGCGGCCGCGCCGCGATCCTCGCCGGCAGCTGCGCCGAGCGCACGGCCGCCCAGCTGAAGGCGTTCGCCGAGGCCGGCCGCCCGGTGATCCACCTCGAGGCGGCGGAGCTCGTGGACCCCGCCCAGGCCGGGGCCGCCACCGAGGCGTCGCTCGCCGCCGCCATCGCCGCGCTGCCGTCCGGCCCGGTCGCCGTCGCCACCACCGCCGACCCCGCCGCCGTCGCCGCCGTGCAGGCGCGCGCCGGCGTCAAGCGCACCGCCTCGGCGATCGAGCGCGCGCTCGGCCGCATCGCCGACGGGCTCGCGCAGGCCGGCGTCACGCGCTTCGTCATCGCCGGCGGCGAGACCTCCGGCGCCGTGCTCGACGCGCTCGGCGTGCGCGCGCTCGAAGTCGGCCCGTTCGAGGCCCCCGGCCTGTCGCGCGCCGTCTCCACCGGCGCCGACCCGGTCTCCTTCCACCTGAAGTCCGGCAAGCTCGGCCCGGTGGACATGTTTTCGCGGGCGCTGGCGGAAGGCTGAGGTGCCTGCGGGTCCGCCGGCGCCGCCGACCCCTGCAACGAACGGCTGCGGGAGATTGTAAAGGCGCGTGACCGCCGTCACAGCAGCGGAGGGCGGCCACGGCTATGGGTCGGTGATTGACCGCGAACCCGTGGAGACTTCACATGAATCCGTTCATCCGCTCGATCGCTTGCGCCGCCGTTCTGGCGCCGCTCGCCGCTGCCCCCGCCCTCGCCGACGCCCCCAGGCTGCCGATGCGCTCCGGCGAAGTCGCCACCCCCTCCGCGCTCGCCGCCGGCGAACAGTATGTGTCGATCAGCAAGCTGCTGACGTGCGACGGCTCCACCTGCACGGCGAAGATCAAGGGGCGCGCCAAGAAGCAGACGCTGATCTCGCAGGTCTCGTGCCTGACCATCATCTCCGACAACCAGGTGTCCTACGGCGCGATGACCCTCGACGCGGCGAGCATGGTGGCGCTGGCGATCTTCCCCGTGACGTCGCGGACCCTCAGCGGCACCCAGGAATACGGCGTCGTCGGCGGCCCGGCGCAGGTCGTCATCGGACCCGACGACACCATCGTCGTCGGCATCCAGGCGACCGGCGAGGTCACCCAGGCGCTGTGCTCGCTGCAGGGCACGACGACGAAGGAGTGAGGGAAGCGCAGAGGTCGGCGAGCACTCTCGGGGGCTCGCCAGTCCTAGGAGAACGCCCCGCGGTTGAACCGCTCGATGTCCTCGCCATCAAGATTGACCAGCATCTCGGCGACGCGCAGGTGTCCCTTGGCGACCGCCAGCGCCGCGCTCGCCGAGAGCAGCATCGCTTCGTCCCAAGCCTCGTGGCGGTGCGCCGCCACGGCGTCGGGAAGGGCGGCCAGCGCCTGCTCGTAGGCCGCCACGAGAAAGTCCGGCACCGCCGGACCGCGGGCGGTCGCGCGCGCCACTTCGATGCTTGCCGGCAACAGCAGAAAGCTGAAGTCCACCGGACCCGTCGCCTCGATCGCGATCCGCACGAGATGCGGCACGGCGGCGTAGGAGGCCGGGTAGACGTCGTCCTGGTGGCAGAGGCTCGACCACAGCGTGAACCACGGATCGGCCCAGGTGTCGGCCTGCGGGCCGGGCGCTGCCGCCAGCTGTCGCAGAAGGTCCGGAATGTCCTCCGCCGGACCATAGCAATGCCGGAGTTCGCCCCACCGGGGATCGTGCAGTGACAGCAAGGCAACGCTGCTCCCGAGTTTCGCTCGCCTGCCGAGACTGGCAAGCCGCAACCTCCGCATGATAGTCGATCGGGCTTCGAGATCGACGAGCACCGAGGCTGACCATGCGTTCCGCACCGCCTCCGCTTCCGATGGCGGACCTCGCCTTCGCCTACTCCGTATTCGCGCCGGTGACGCGCCCGCGCAGCCTCGCGGGCTCGCCAGTGCGTAACGTCGACAAGATTCTCCGCGACATCACCGCCGCGCCGCTGCGCCAGTTGACGTCAGAGCAGCTCGGCGAGTTCGCCACTGCCGCCATCACCACGGTCGGAGAAGCGGAACACTACCGTCACTTCCTGCCTCGGATCCTCGAACTCGCCTTCGGGGGAGGGCTGGACATGGGCTTCGAGGGCTGGGTGATCGCCGGCAAGCTCGAGATGGCAGGGTGGCGGAACTGGAGCCGCGACGAACGAGACGCGGTCGAGGGTGTGTTCCGCGCCGCCTTCCGCCGCGCCATCGAGATGGACACCGTCGAGGAGCGCCGGGCCAGCGACTGGCTCTGCGGACTCTGCCGCCTCGGCCTCGACCCTGCCCCTTCGCTCGCCGCTTGGCGCGCGTCGCCGACGGTCAACGCAGCGCTGCAGCTGGCGGATTTCGTGGACATGACCGAGGTGAAGGATGGTGTCGTGGTGGATGCCATCTGGGAGGAGGTCGACGAAGCAGCGCGCCGGGCCGTGGCGACGTGGGTGCAGAGCGAGGAGACCAGGGCGCAACTGCTCGCTGCCGTCGACGCCGCGACCAGCGAAGGCCCGGCCTCCGGCGAGGGTCCGTGGCTGATCGAACTAGCGCTGGCGAAACTGCCGTGAGCGCCGACGCAATGGGCGGCAACCAGCCCGGCCCCCCTCCGGCGACGCCGCTCGTCTCCGACGCCCCGTTCCCCGGCACGGCCGACGCCGGCCTCGCCTGGACGATGCCGTCGAACAGCGGCCGCGACGCGGCGATGTTCACCGTGCGCGGTGTCGGCTGCGCGGGCCAACTCGTCTGCGAGGTGGCGATCGACGCCGATTTCTTCGCCCTCGGACGAAGCGCCCTCCGCCCGATCGTGCCCGACCTGCGGCTGCGGCTCTGCCAAGCCATCGTCGACACGGAGGAGTTCCGCGCCCTGCTCGCAGACCTCCGCCGATGGGAAGCGGAGCGCACGCCCTTCCGGCGCCAGCTTTCGGCCGACCAGCCGTCCCCGTCGCTCAGCGTGGAACTCGACGTGCGCGACGGAGTGATCTGCACGCCGGAGCAGCCGGTGTTCAACGTCCACTACGAGACCACGCTGACCCGCATCGAGCATGGCTTCGTCGTCGACCAGTCCTGCGTGGCGATCTGCATCGAGAGCCTCGCAAGGGTCGTGGAGGGGGTTCGATAGCTGGTCACGGGTGGGAGCGCTGGCACGACGCGCGCCGCGCGTCCCTCCCCTGCCAGGGGGAGGGACAGACCGCGAAGCGGTCAGGGTGGGGCCCGTCAATCCAAACGCAGGGTGAGTTCGGATTGACAGGCCCCCACCTGCCGCGCCTGACGGCGCGGCTGTCCTCCCCACCGAAGTCGGGCCTGCCCGACTTCGGCTCTTGAAGTAGTCGCAGCGGGCAAGCCCGCTGCGACTGCAGGGGGAGGACGGGCGCCCGTCGGCCGCCCCCTACCCGTACACCTTCGTCCCGAGCCACCCGGCCGCCTTCCGCCCCCAGTAGAGGTCGTGCATCCGCCGCGTCATCCGGCCCGGCTTGCCGTCGCCGAGCGGGCGGCCGTCGATCTGCGTCACCGGGATGATGCCGCCGGCGGTCGACGACAGGAACACCTCGTCGGCCTCGGCGAGCTCGGTGATGGCGACGAGGCGCTGGTTCACCGGGTTCTGCAGCTCCGCCGCGAGGTCGATGACGGTTCGCCGCGTCATGCCGTCGAACACGCCGCTCGCGGGCGTGGCGATCTTGCCGCCCTTGACGACGAAGACGTTGAAGCCCGGCCCCTCGGTGATGTGGCCTTCGGAGTCCACCAGCACCTCGGTGTCGGCACCGGCGTCATAGGCCTCCATCTGGCCGAGGGTGAGGTCCATCCAGTGGAAGTTCTTCACCGTCGGGTCGACCGACTGCGGGCGGATGCGCTCGATGCCGCTGACATGCAGGTTGAAGCCGCGGGCGCGCGCCGCCTCGTCGGCGATCCAGACGAACGGCACGGCATAGGCATAGAAGCGGTTGGTGCAGAGCCGCGGGTCGCGGGTGCCGCGCGGGCCGAAGCCGCGCGTCGTCGTCATAAGCACGAACGCCTCGGTGAGGCCGCTCTTGCGCACGCACTCGAGACAGATCTCGCCGATCTCCGCCTTCGAATAGGGAATCTTGAACTGCAGCGCCTTCATGTTGCGCTCGAAGCGGTCGAGGTGGTCTTCGAGGCGGAAGGCGTAGCCGCGCCAGACGTGGAAGACGTCGTAGGTGGCGTCGGAGCGCAGGAAGCCGCGGTCGATCAGCGGGATGCGCGCCTCCAGGATCGGCACGTATTCGCCGTCGACGAAGCCGGTCCCGTCGGCAAAGGCCGGGTCGACCGGCGGCCCCTCGGGGGTCGCGCCTGGCAGGGCGGGAAACAGCGCGGCATCGGCGTCAGCGGCGAGCGACATGGGCGTGGTCCTTTCGGCTGGGGGTCAAGGGCGGGCACGGACGAGGGTGCGTTCGCGATCGCGGCATGGGCACCACCCCCTCCGAAGTCATTCCCGGGCTTGGCCCGGGAACCCATGCGACGGTGCGGCGGTGCCCGGCGGGATCTGGAACCCCTGATCAGGACCGCCTCGGACCATGCGCGGCTGCGGCGGGGAGGAGGCTCATGGATGCGATGTCCTCGCGTCGACGGGTAGGTTCCCGGCACAAGGCCGGGAATGACCCCCGAGAGGGGGGTGAGCGGAGCGCCCGAAAGGGCCACTGTGGAGATTGCGGGGGCGTTCGCCTCACGCCGAGTGTCCCGGCTCCATCGGTTGCCCGTTCTGCTATATCCTATATTCTCCTCCCAACGTGGCAGCGTCAACGCCGCCAACCCCCGGCCGGGCGCCGTGCAGGGATGTGGAGGAGAGGTTCCAGATGAGCGACGAGCCCGCCCCCGCGCCCCTCGCCGGCGTGCGCATCCTCGACTTGTCGCGGGTGCTCGCCGGGCCGTGGTGCGCCCAGGCGCTCGCCGACCTCGGTGCCGACGTGATCAAGCTCGAGCATCCCGGCCGCGGCGACGACACCCGTGACTGGGGCATCCGCATCGGCTTGACCGAGACCTCCTATTATCTCTGCGCCAACCGCAACAAGCGCTCGATCGCCGTCGACCTCGCGGCGCCGGAGGGCCTCGCACTTGCCCGCGACCTCGCCCGCGGCTCCGACGTCGTCATCCAGAACTTCCGCCCCGGCGGCGCCGAGAAGATGGGCCTCGGCTTCACGGCGCTCTCGGAGGGCAACCCCGGCCTCGTCTACGTGTCGATCTCCGGCTACGCCGAGGGCACCAGCGAAGAAGGCCGGCTCGGCTACGACCTCGTCGTGCAGGGCGAGGCCGGCGTCATGGCGATGAACGGCGAGGAGACGCAGCCGCCCTTGAAGGTCGGCGTCGCGCTGGTCGACCTCGTCACCGGCATGACGGCGGCGCAGGGCGTGCTCGCCGCCCTCCTCGAGCGCACCCGCACCGGCCGCGGCAAGCGCGTCGACATCGCGCTCTACGACGTCGGCGTCGGCATCACCTCCTATGTCGGCCTCGACGCGCTCGTCACCGGGCGCGACCCGGCGCGCTACGGCAACGGCCACCCGGCGATCGTCCCCTATGGCGTCTTCGAAGCGGCCGACGGCGCGATGGTCGTCACCGCCGGCACGACGCCGCAGTTCCGCGCCTTCTGCCGCGCGGCCATCGACCGGCCGGATCTCGCCGACGACCCGCGCTACGCCACCAACCTCGGTCGCTCGCAGCACCGCGTCGCGCTCGTCGCCGAGCTTCGCGCCGAGATCGGCAAGCGCCGGCGCGCCGACATGCTCGCCGCGATGCGGGCGGCCGGCATTCCGGGCGGCGAGGTGAACGGCCTGCACGAGGCGCTGACGAGCCCGCGCACCGAGGAAGCGACGCTGGTGCGGCGGATGGCCCACCCGGTCGCCGGCACGGTGCCGGTGATCGCGCCGGCGATGCGCCTCGACGGCGTGCGGCTTTCCGTGTCGCGACGCCCGCCGTGCCTGGGCGAGCACACCGACGAGGTTTTGGCCGAGCGCCTCGCCCTCGACGCCGAGCGCCTCGACGATTTGCGCACACGCGGCATCATCCGCTGACCGGAGCCTACCGATGACCGACCATGCCGACGACAGGACGGCGATCGTCGCCGCCTACCGCGAGCTCGACCGGCTCGGCTACGTCACCGGCTCCGCCGGCAACCTCTCCGTCCGCACGGCCGAAGGCATGCTGATCACGCCGACCGGCATCGGCGCGCCGCAGCTGTCGCCGGCACAGGTGGTGCCGGTGACGCTCGACGGCGCCGTGACGGGCGATTTCGCCCCCTCCAGCGAGTGGCAGCTGCACGGCGAGATCTACCGCCTGGTGGAGGGCGCCGGCGCCATCGTCCACACCCATGCGGATGCCTGCGTGGCGCTCGCCTGTCTGGGTGAGCCGCTGCCGGCCTTCCACTACACAGTCGCCGCCTTCGGCGCCGACGCGGTGCCGCTGGTGCCCTACCACACGTTCGGCTCGCTGGAGCTCGCCAAGGCGACCGGGGCGACGCTCCGGGGCTGCTCCGCCTGCCTCCTCGGCAACCACGGCATGGTGGTGCGCGGCCGCACGATGGCAGCCGCCGTCGCCGCCGCGATCCGGCTCGAGACCCTGGCGCGGCAGTACCTGCTCGCCCGCTCGGCGGGCACGGTGAGGTTGCTGACGGCCGAGCAGATGGCAGACGCGCGGGCGCGCTTCATCACCTACGGCCAGCAGCCGGGCCGGCCAGCGGGGCATTGAGCGTCACTCGGTGCGGGAGACGCGTGAGGGCATGTGCCGTGCCCGGGGGTGGCGACAATCCGCCCCTCACTCCTTCAGCGCCGCCCGCATCGTCGAGAGCTTCACCGGCCGCAGCGGCAGCCTCGGCGCGTTGAAGCCAACGTCCTCGGGGTCGACACCCCGTTCGGCGGCGATCAGGCGTGCCAGGCCGAAGCCGCAGACGCGGCCCTGGCAGAGGCCCATGCCGGCGCGGGTCCACAGCTTTGACCCGAAGACATCGTCGGCGCCGTCGGCGAGAGCGGCGCGGACCTCGCCGGCGGTGACGTCCTCGCAGCGGCACATCACGGTGTCGTCGGTGATCGCCGCAGCGAGGCCCGCCGGTGGCGCGAAGTGGGCGTTCAGGGCGGCGGCGAACGCCGCCGGCGCCCGCCGCCGGTCGACGAGCCGCGCCCGCTCGCGCGACGTGTCAGCAAGCCCGAGGCTTTCGGCCGCGGCGAGGCCGGCGATGCGGCCGGAGAGCACCGCCGGTCGCGCACCGGCAATTCCGGTCGTCTCGCCCGCGGCATAGACGCCGGCGGCGCTGGTGGCGCCGGTGGCGGCGGCGGCCAGGCAGAACCAGCCGCCGGCGGCCTCGTCAAAGCCGTGCGCGCAGCCGAGCGCCGCGGTGAGCTCGACGTGCGGGCGGAAGCCGTAGCCGACGAGCAGCGCATCGATATCGTCGATCTCGAAGGTCTTCGACGGGTCCGGCGTGCCGGTGTCGTCGAGCGTCGCCAGGCGGACGGCGCGGACGCGGTCGTCGCCGAGCGCCGCCACCACCACCGCGCCACGGTGCACCTCGAACTCGGCCCGGAACAGCGGCCGCGCCAGCTGCGCGAGCTCCTTCCAGATCGACGGGTGGCGGGCGACGATCCTGGCGGCTTCGAAGATGCGGTTGTCCGCCTCGAAGATCGCGGCGATCTCGCCGCCGGCCTTCAGGATCGAGGAGGCGACAGGCAACAGGAACGCGCCGCTGCCGGCGATGAGCGTGCGGCGGCCCGGCGGCGTGCCGGAGAGCTTGGCGAGCCGCTGGCCGGCACCCGGCGTCATCACGCCGGGCAGTGTCCAGCCGGGGAAGGGGACGACGCGGTCGTGGGCGCCGGTGGCGACGACGATCGCGCGGGCCTCGACGCGCACGGCGCCGCCGTCGCCGGCGGCGTGCAGCGTGAAGCCGGCCTCCCCCGAAGAGGCGCCTTGCGAGAAGACGCCCCAGACCTCGCGGCCGGGGAGGATGCGGGCGCCGGCGCGCTCGGCGTCGGCGATCAGCGCGGCGCCCGCGGCAACCTGCGGGTTGCGGTCGACGGACGCGCTCGGCGGGGGCTGCATGTAGTATTGGCCGCCCGGCCTCGGAAAACCATCGAGGACGATCACGGAGGCGCCCACCGCGGCCGCGGCTGCCGCGGCGGACAAGCCGGCGGCGCCGGCGCCAACGACGCACACGTCGCAGGAAAGCCGCTCTACGCCTGCTTCATGCGCCAGCTCATGATTTTTCGCGAGGGGCCGCGAGCCGGCTAAGGAGATGGCCGGCGCTCTCATGCGCCCGTCTCCACGGCCATGCCGTCGCGCACCTCGACGAGGCAGGCGCGGCGGCCCGGCGTTCCGTCGATGGTGACTAGGCACTCGAAGCAGTGGCCCATGCCGCAGTGGACGCCGCGGGGCGCGCCCGCGCGGGGACTGCGACGGAGCATCGGCCGGTCGGCGGCGATCAGGGTGGCGGCCACCGTCATGCCGGCGCGTGCCTCCAGCCGGTCGCCGTCGACGGTGAGGACGATCGCGCTCATGCGGCGGCTGCCGCGGTGAAACGGTCCGCCCGGTAGAGTGAGACGTCGAAGGGCGGCGTCCTGCCGAGGATGCCGTCGGTGATCAGCCGGCCGATCGCCGGCGAGCGGACGAAACCCGTGCCGCTGTCGCCGGCGGCGATCCACAGGCCATCGGGTCCGGCCGGGCCGGCGACGAAGCGGCTGTCCGGCGTCACCGCCTCGTAGCGAACCCACGAGCGCAGTACAGGCACGTCGGCGAGGTCCGGGAACAGCCAGAGCAGCGTCTCGACGGAATCGCGCACGAAGGCAAGATCGACGGGGGGCACGACCGAGGGAGGCACCACGGCGGTGGAGGCGTCACCTCCGGCACTGCCATCCGCTTTCCCGCCCCCGGTGGAGCGGCCGCTTCCGGCCGATTGGTCTTCGCCCTGCGCCGCCGAAAGGCCGGGCGCCTGCACGGTGCCGCCGGCCAGCACGGTGTTGAACAGCACCTGCCCTTCGCGCGCCTGCTGGATCTGGGTGTAGCCGGCCTCGACGCCGCCGGCACTCTCGCAGGCGCCGACGACGCGGCGGATGACCGGGGGCACGCGGACCGTGGCGAGGCACTGCGCCTTGCGCGGCAGCATCGGCAGGACGACGCCGAGCGGCGCGGCGAGCTTCGCCGCCCACGGGCCGGCGGCCAGCACGACGTGCGGCGTATCGACGGTGCCGCCGGGCGTGGTGACGCCGGTGACGCGGCCACCGTGCATGCGCACGGCGGTGACGGGCGTGTGGGCACGGACGGTGGCGCCGTGGCGCTGCGCATCGGCCAGCAGCGCGCGAACGGCGAGAAAGGGGTTTACGACGGCGTCGAGCGCCGACCACGAGGCGGCGAGGATCGGGCCGGTCAGCGCCGGCTCGACCGCGCGGACGGCGGCGGGGTCGAGCAGCTCCGGCGTCAGCCCGGCAGCGCGCTCGGCGGCGATCCAGCCCTCGGCCACCGCGATGTCGGCCTCGCGGGCGATGAAGCGCAGCTGGCCGCAGCGGTTGTACTCGAAGCCGCCGATCTCGGCGTCGAGCTCGGCCCAGCGCGCCCGCGTCCAGGCGAGCAGCTTGAGTTCCTCGAGGTCCATCATGTGCGTGGAGATGCAGGCGAGGCTGGCGCCGGACACGGCGCCGCCGAACGCGCCCTTCTCGAGTACCAGCGGCTTCAGCCCGGCCCGAGCCAGCGCCTGCGCCGTCGCCGCACCGACGATGCCGCCGCCGACGACGACGACGTCGGCCGTCCTCGGCAGCGCCGTGCTCACGGCCAGCCGCTCCGGCGGTGTTCGGTCGGGGCAGCGGACCAGAAGCTGAGATCGACGACGCCGGCGGCAACGGCCGCGTCGACGGGCTCGCCGACTGCCGCCATCGCCGCGGCAGCGCGGGCGACGTGCTCGGGGTCGGGATAGCCGAGGCCGCGCACGCGGGCGGCACCCACGAGCGACAGCGCGCGGATGTCGGCGAGCTGGGTGCGGTGGTGCGCCTCGTCGATGTCGGGGCGGGCCACGAGACAGGCGGCGACGGCGCGGTCGGGGTCGTCGAAGGCGATCGTCCAGCCCTCCAGCACGGCGTCGACGACCGCCTGCACGGTGGCGGGGTCCTCGCCGATCAGCGTCCGCGACACCACCAGGCCATCCTTCAGGAGGCTGCAGCCGAGGGTGGCGGCGGTGAGCACGGTGATCGCGTCCTTTCCGAGGGCGGCCTCGACCTCGTGCAGTTCGTGATAGGCGGTCATCTGGGCGCTGTCGATGCGCCCTTCGAGGAAGGCCGGGACGGTGTCGTTCATCGGCACGCGCGTCGCGGCGTCGGGGGCAAGGCCCGCGCTCGCCAGCATGAAGCGGAGCTCGAGGTCCTCGCCGCCCGGCCAGACGCCGACGCGCCGGCCGGCGAGGTCGGCGAGCGTCGCGATGCCGGAGTCGCGGCGCACCGGATAGACGAGCGGGCTCTGCTGCTGGATGGCGAGGACGAGGGAGAGGTCACGGGGCTTGCGCGATTCGAGCACATGCGAGGGGCTCGCCACCGCCATCTCGGCGGTCCCCGTCAGCACCGCCTCGATCGGGCCGCATGCGAAGTCGATGCCCTGGCATTCGATCTCGACGCCGCGGTTGCGGGCGAGGCCGAGCTGTTCGGCGATGAGGTAGCCGGCGAACTGCGCCTGCTTGTGCCAGAGGAGCCGGATGCGGACGGTGCGGGGCAAGGGGGGACTTCCAAGGCTCGTGTGTCGTCCTTCTCCCGGCCGCAGGCGGGGAGAAGGTGCCCGAAGGGCGGATGAGGGCCCGCGCGTCAGCGCGGGGGAGGCTTGGGTCGGCGCTCTTCTGGAGACGGCTGCGTCGAGTTCGTGGCTCCCCCCTCCGACCGGCTTCGCCGGCCACCTCCCCCGCGAGGGGGGAGGGTTCGCGTCGTGGGTGGGGCCAGACGTCAGGGACGCGAAGAGTCAGGCGAGAACCCTCCCCCCTCGCGCGGGAGGGCAGGGAGGGGGGGGCCGCGGCGGGTGGGGCGCTGGGCGTCTTCACCCCGCCGCCCCGCCGCGCATTCGCGCGGCGCCCTCATCCGGCGCTTCGCGCCACCTTCTCCCGGCGCTGCCGGGAGAAGGGAAGGACGCGCGTCGCCTCGCCTCAGCCCGCGCAGGCGATCGTCTTGTAGGCCGCGGGGGCCTTTTCCCAGAAGGCATTGGTGAAGGCCTTCGACAGGTCGATCGGCTTGTCGATCAGCTTGGCGTCGAGCAGGATCGTCTGCACCGTCTCCCAGTCCTTCATCACCGAGATGCCGAACTCGCCCTTCAGCGTCGGGCCGGTGCAGAACAGCTCGCCCATCGCCTTGATCTGCGCGACCTGCTCGTCGACCTTCAGCTCGCTGTTGTACTTGACGACGACCTCGGCCGCCTTCTGCGGGTCGGCGAGCGCCGCCTGCCAGCCGCGCAGCGTCGCGTCGACGACGGCCTGTACCACCGCCGGCTTTTCCGCAATCGTCGCCTCGGTGGTGAACAGGCCGGTCGAGACCATCGCGAGATCCTGCTCGCCGGCGTCGAGGAAGACGAGGTCCTCCTTCTTGATGCCCTGGGCGTAGACCTGCTGCAGCTCGTTGTAGAGCGTGACCTGCATCACCTCGTAGTCGCCGTTCAGCCAGCCGACGATGTCGTAGCCCTGGCTGACGATCTTCACGTCGCCCTGGTCGATGCCGGCCTTCGCCAGCATCGCGAGGAACTCCTGCTCGTCGCCGCCGAACCACAGGCCGACGCTGTGGCCCTTCATGTCGGCGATCGACTTGATGCCGGTCTCCTTGCGGGCGATGTAGGTGGTGACGCTCTTCTGGCCGTATTGCGAGACCATGACGAGCGGCGCGTCGTTGGCGCGCGCGGCGATGATCTGGTTCGGATGGCCGATGCCGAAGGTGTCGGAGCCTTGCGCGACGGTGACGGCCGGCTTGATGTCGGGTCCGGCCGGGACGAGTTCGACGTCGACGCCGGCCTCCTTGTACCAGCCGTTCTCGAGCGCCATCAGCGGGCCGGCGAACTGGCCCTGGATGATCCATTCGAGCCGGATCGTCTCGGCGCTAGCGGTGGTGACGAAGGCGGCGGCGAGCGCCGCGCCGGCGATCAGCGTGGTGAGCGACTTCTTCATGGTTGCGGTCCCCTCTGCTTCAGTCGGTTCGGAAGGTCCTTCCCCGTCGTGTCTGCCCGTCCCCGTTATTGTGGCTCGCGCATCGAGGCGTGCCAGGGGATCGCCACGCGCTCGATCAAGGCGACGAGCGCGAAGAACAGGATGCCGATCAGCGCCGAGACGATCATCGCCGCCCACAGGCGGGGCATCGCCAGCATCCGGTAGGTGGTCATGATCACGAAGCCGAGGCCGCGGTCGGCCTGCACGAACTCCGCCACGATGGCGCCGATCACCGAGAACGTCACGTTGATCTTGAGGCCGACGAAGACGTAGGGCAGCGCACTCGGCAGCCGCATCTTGAAGAAGCGCTGCGGCCCGGTCGCGGCGGCGACGTGGAAGACGTCCATCACCACCCGGTCGTAGGACTGCAGGCCCTTCATCATGTTGAGGGCGAGCGGGAAGAACGACAGGAAGGTGGTGACGGCGATCTTCGAGCCGAGGCCGTGGCCGAACCAGATGATGATGATCGGCGCGATCGCCACGACGGGGATGGTGTTCGCCGCGATGACGTAGGGCATGAAGCCGCGCGCCAGCACCGGCGAGTAGGCAAACGCGGTGCCGAGCAGCGCGCCCAGCGCCGAGCCGAGCACGAAGCCCGACATCGCCTCGAACAACGTGATGCCGGCGTGGCCGAGCAGCGTCGTCGGTGCCGCCCAGAACGCCTCGAAGACGCGCAGCGGCGAGGGCAGCACGTAGACCGGGATCTTGAAGATCTCGACGCCGGCCTGCCAGAGCGTGACGATCACCACGAAGGTGACGACCGGCGGCCACACCAGCGGAAACCAGCGGGCGAGCGGCGCCCGCCCCGCGGGAGCGGTCTCAGAGGGCATCGGCGTAGCCTCGCTCGAGCTCGCGGTTGCCCTCGCGCACGAGGTCCTGGAAGGCGTCGTCGTCCCGCGTGGCGAGCCGGCGCGGGCGAGCGAGGGCGACATCGATGACGCGGGTGATGCGGCCGGGCCGCGGCGTCATCACCACCACCCGGTCCGACAGCAGCACCGCCTCGCGGATCGAGTGGGTGACGAACAGCACGGTGACGCCGGTCTCCTCGTGGATGGCGGCGAGCTCCATGTTGAGGCGGTCGCGGGTGATCTGGTCGAGCGCCCCGAACGGCTCGTCCATCAGGAGCACGCGCGGCTCGGTGGAGAGCGCCCGGGCGATCGCCGCGCGCTGGCGCATGCCGCCCGACAGCTGCCGCGGCCAGGCGCGCTCGAAGCCCTCCAGCCCGACGAGGCGCAGGAGCTCGCGGCCGCGCGCCTCGCGGGTGGCGCGGTCGACGCCGCGCAGCTCGAGCGGCAGCACGACGTTGTCGAGCACCCGCCGCCACTCCGGCAGCGCCGGGTCCTGGAAGACGAAGCCGATCCGGCGGGCGAGGCGGGCGGCCTTCGGCGTGACGCCGCCGACGGAGATGGCGCCCGCGGTGGGGGCGAGCAGGTCGGCGATGAGGCGCAGGAGCGTGCTCTTGCCGCAGCCGGACGGGCCGATCAGCGAGACGAAGCTGCCTTCCGCCACCGACAGGGTGATGCGGTCGAGGGCGCGCAGGCCGGCCGAGCCTTGGTCGCCCGCATAGACGAGCGAGACGTCGCGGACGTCGACGACGGGGGTGGCGGTGTCGGTGGTGATGCGGGCCGCCTCAGCCATCGGCGAGCCTCACCAGCGTCGTGGCGAGGACGCGGGCGGCGAGCACGACGTGCTCCGGCTCGGCGTGCTCCGAAGGGTGGTGGCTGATGCCGCCGCGGCAGGGGATGAACAGCATCGCCGTCGGGCAGAGCCAAGCGAGCGAGCGGGCGTCGTGGCCGGCGGCGGAGAAGACGTCGATCGCCGGCGCGCCGACCGCCGCGGCCGCCTCGTAGAGGGTGCGGCGGACGCCGGCGTCGAAGGCGACGGAACGGGCGTGGGCGATCTCGCGGACATCGACGGCGCAGGGGCCGGCGTTGTCCCGCAGAGCTTGAGGGATCGCGGCGCCGAGGTGGTCGAGCACGGCGTCGTCGGCCTGCCGCACGTCGATCGAGAAGAACGCTTCGGCGGGGATGACGGACGGCGCGTTCGGCTTCACCTCGAACAGGCCGACGGTGAACAGGGTGTCGGCGGTGGCGCGCGTCAAATCCTCCAACGCGGAGATCATCCGCATCGCCGCCATCAGGGCGTCGCGGCGGTCGGGCCGTGCGGTTGTGCCCGCGTGCGCCGCCTCGCCGGTGACGCGGATGCGGTAGCGCCGCGTGCCCTGGATGCCGGTGACGATGCCGAGCGGCACCCCGGCCGTCTCCAGCACGGTGCCCTGCTCGATGTGCGCCTCGACGAAGGCGTGGGCCCGACCCGGCAGCGGACGTTGCGGGACGTCGCGATCGGCCGAGAGGACGCACGCGACGGCGGCGCCGACGGAGATGCGGGCGGCATCGGTGACCGGCAGGAGCTGTTCGGGCGTCTTCAGGCCGGCGAACGCCTCCGAGCCCATCATGCCGGGGGCGAAGCGGCCGGCCTCCTCGTTCGTCCAGGCGACCACCTCGATCGGCCGCTGCGGAACGATGCCGGCGGCGCGGATCGCCGCCACGGCTTCGAGCGCCGCCAGCACGCCGACGGTGCCGTCGTAGCGCCCGCCGGTCGGCTGCGAATCGATGTGCGAGCCGGCGAGCACCGGCGCTTCGTCGGTGCGGCCGGGCAGCCGCAGGAAGAGGTTGGCGAGGCGGTCGGTGTAGGGCTGCAGCCCTGCGGCGCGACCCCAGGCGACGAGTTCGCCGCGGGCGGCGATCTCCGCCGTGCCCAGGGCCGGCCGGTCGACGCCGCCGTCGGCCCGGGCGCCGTGGCGGGCGAACGCCTCGAGCCGCCGCACCAGCCGTCCCGCATCGACGCACAGGGCCGGATCGCTCGCGAGCTCGGCGGGGGCGGCGCTCATGGCCGGACCGTTTCCTGGCTCATTTCGTCCGCATGATCTGGGCCGGATCGGCGCGCGGATCGCGGGCATCCCAGCGGCCGGCCGCAACCTGCGCGAGGAATTCGGCGACGAGATGGTTGAAGAGGGCCGGCTCCTCGAGGTTCAGCGTGTGGCCGGTCTTCGGGAACACGGCGAGGCCGGAGCGCGGGATGGTGCGCTTCAGGAAGAGGCCCGGCTGCAGGCAGTGGTCGTCCTCGTCGCCGACGAGGATCAGCACTGGCAGCGCGAGGCGGCGGAAGTCGTCCTCGAGGTCGTAGAGGCTCGGGCGCTTCGCCTGCACGCCGCGCATGGTGTTGGCGGCGCCGCGGGCGTCGTGCTTCGCCAGCCGCTCGGCGAACAGCCGCCAGCCGGCGGGGTCCTTGCCCTGGAACTGCACGCGCGACGCACCTACGGCGTAGATCGGCGCGAAGGCGGCGGAGCCTTGTCGCTCGAAGTTGTCGGCGACCTCGTTGGAGAGGCCCTGGAAATATTCGTAATGCGCCTTCTCCGCGCCGTAGCCGGCACCGGCCGCGACGATCGAGAGGAGCCGGGCGGGATGGCGGAGGCCGGCGTGCAGGCAGGCGAAGCCGCCCATCGACAGCCCGACGATGTGCGCCTTGTCGATGCCGGCAGCGTCCATCACGGCGACGATGTCGTCGGCGGCGCGGGCCTGGCTGTAGGAGGAGACATCGGGCGGCACGTCCGACGGCGGGTAGCCGCGGGCGGCGTAGGTGATGCAGCGGTGGCGGCGGGCGAAGGCCGAGACCTGCGGCTCCCAGCTCCAGTGGTTGCCGCCGAACTCGTGCACGAAGACGATCGGCACGCCCTCGCCGACGCTGTCGTAGAAGAGGCGGACGCCGTCGTCGGTGGTGGCGAAGGGCAAGGCTCGCTTCCCTCAGATGATCGAGCGGCGGGAGGAGATGCCGCCGTCGACGGTGACGATGGTGCCCGTCGTGTAGGCCGAGCGGTCGGAGGCGAGGAAGACGACGAGGTCGGAGATCTCCTGCACCGATGCCGGCCGCTTCAGCGGGTAGCGTTCGACGAGCTCGAGATAGCGCGCCTCGTCGCCGAGCCAGGTCTTCGCCCGCTTCTTCAGCATCGCATAGATGCGGTCGGTGTCGACCGGTCCCGGATTGACGCCGACGACGCGGATGCCGTCGTCGAGGCTGTAGCCGCCGAGCGCCCGGGTGAAGGCCATCAGGCTGGCGTTGCCGGTGGTGCCGGCGATGTACTCGGGGTCGAAGATCTCGCCGCCGTTGCCGATGTTGTTGACGATGACGCCGCCGCCCCGCGCCTTCATGCGGGCGTAGTAGGCGCGGCAGAGGTTGATGTAGCCGAACACCTTCAGCTCCCAGCCGTCGCGCCAGCGCTTGTCGTCGATGTCGAGCAGGTTGCCGCTCGGGATGACGCCGGCGTTGTTGACCAGCACGTCGACGTCGCCGGCCGCCTCCGCGACACGCTCGACGGCATCCGGCAGCGTCAGGTCGAGCGGCTGGATGGTGACCGCGACCGGGTGGGCGGCGGCGATCTCGTCGCGGATGGCGGCGAGCCGGTCGCCGGCGCGGGCGACGAGATGGACATCGCACCCCTCCGCCGCGAAGCCGTGGGCGAGGCCCTCGCCGATGCCTTGCGAGGCGCCGGTGATCAGCACGCGTCGACCCGTCAGCCCGAGATCCATGTCGCTGCTCTCCGTCGGCGTGTTTCGCCGGTCTGGTGGTCGATCGGCCGCACCGGAGCGGCCGTGGTGGTGCGGCTGGGCGGCGACCGGCGCGTCGGATTCAATAGAGCCGGGCGGCGGCAGGAGCCTTGCGGGCCTCGGCGAGCACGGCCGGCAGCGCCTCGACGAGCGCCTCCACCCAGTCCGTCGGCACGCTGGTGGAGATCTTCACGAAACGGTCGCCGAACGCCGGCGTGTGGTAGGCGCCCTGGCGGATGAGGATGTCGCGGCGGGCGAAGGCGGCGCAGATCGCCTCGGGTGAGGGGGCGCGGGGGCCGGTCTCGACGATCATGAAGTTGCCGTTCGAGCGGGGGACCGGCACCGACAGACCGGGCGTCCGCGCCACCGCCTCGGCGAGGCGCTGCTGGTTGGCGCGGTTCAGCGCCAGCACGGCGGGGAACCACTCCGCCTTGATCGACAGCCCGGCGAGCGCGGCGCGCTGGGCGATCAGGCTGGAACCGAGGTTGTTCGGCGGCGCGGCGGCGAGCCGCGCGATCAGCCCCGGCTCGCCGACCATCGCGCCGACGCGCAGGCCCGCGAGGCCGAGCCACTTGGAGAACGAGTAGGTGGTGATGGTGCGCTCGGGATAGAGCCGCGCCGCCAGCGTGTGCTCGTAGGCGAAGTCGCGGTAGGTGCAGTCGTGGATGAGGTAGATGCCGCGGGCGCGCAGCACGTCGACGAAGCCGGCGATCTCGTCGGCCGTCGCGGACGTGCCGAGCGGGTTGTTCGGGTCGACCAGGTAAACGACGCGGGTCTTCGGCCCGATCGCCTCGGCGAGCCGCGCCGGCGACAGCCGGTAGCCGTGCTCGGCGCCGTAGATCGGCACCTGGCGGACGCGCGCGCCGGCTTCCGTCGCGAAGTTGACCGGCCATTTCCAGGTCGGGTCGGTGGTGACGAGCTCGTCGCCGGGGGCGAGCAGCGTACGGACGATGTGGTAGAGCGCCGAGACGGCGCCGTCGGTGACGTGCGCCACGGCGCCGGGCAGGCCGAGGTCGGCGACGATGCCGGCGCGAAGGTCCTCGAGACCCGAGGGCGGGGCGTAGATCTGGTACTCGCCGGCGGCGATCGAGGCGTGCATCGCCAGCACGACGGCGGGGTGCGCCGGCACGTGGTTGGTGTTCTGCCCCATCCACTTGAGCCCGCGCGTCGCCACGAGGCGGTCGAAATGGCGGTTTCGCTGCTCGAAGCCGGTGACGGGCGCGGAGTCTGCCACGCCGCCGAGCCCAGTGGTGTCGGACAGAGAAGCCCCGTCTTGGGGCGAACGCGCCAGTGTCGCTGCTGTCACGGAGTCCTCCCGGGCGAGACCGTTTCCTGCTTGTATGCCAGTAACGATCGATCGCATGCCAGATTTTCACCCCGGCAAACGGAAGTCAACGCCGGGAGCGACCGTGTCTCTCCCGTTGTAGCCGGTGGCGGCGTGGGCGCGCGGATCCGATCGCTGCAGGAACGTCGCTTGGCGCGCTCGGCGCGGGCACGCAAGCTCGACAGGCCGCGTCTCCAACCTTGCGGCATGCATGCGCCGATGTTTGGCATGCCAACTAGGGAAGTTCCGCGCAGCGACGCTGCGACCGGGCCGCCCCCGACGTCCCCCGCCGATGACCGACGGCGACCGCGCCGGGATCAATCCACGGCGGCTTCCGCTGCCGAGGGGCCCTCATCGGCGTCGGATCCCCCCGGCGCTGCGCCACCGGCGACGACCTGACGCAGCTCGATGTAGGTATCCGCGCCGTAGTGGAGCGTGTTGCGCGCAAAATAGGGCGGGACCGGCATGTCGAACTGCGCATGCCCGTGGCTCACGTCGCTGCGCAGCAGGTCCGTGCGGCTGGCGATGTCGAGGCGCAGGCGCTCGCCGGGCTTCAGGACCACAGGCTGCGGTGTCAGGCTGAACACCAGCCGCACCGGCACCCCGGGCGCCAGGGGCTCCGGCCGGTCGATGTCGATGGCGATCTCGGTAGCGGTGGAACGCGCCGCGTCGATCCTGCGGCAGGCCGGGCGGATCGCGCCCATCGACAGGATGCGATACTCGCCGGCGGACGAAACGAGCCCGGTGCTGGCGACGACGTGGGAGTCGATCTCGTTGCAGCTGAAGGAGAGGCTGAGGGTGACCGGGCCGGTCAGCTCCAGTTCCTCCTCGACTGGCAGCTCGAAGCTGAGCCGCTGGTTGGCAACCTCGTCGAAGCCGGCGGCCACCGTGGCGCCGAGCGGCACCGCCGCCCAGCGGTTCGCGCCGGCCTCGGCCGGCGCGCGGGTGAGGCGATGCATCGCGGCGTCGGCGCCGTTGGAGGCCGGGTAGAGGCGCAGCGGCGCGCTGCCCGGAAGCGGCCAATCCTCGGCGGAGCGGTAGGCGCCGGCACCCTCCGTCCAGTATCTCACCCGCGGCTGCGCGGCATAGCCGTTGTCGGCGCCGATAAGGAGATGATCGAAGAAGGCGAGCGCCTCAAGCTGCCAGTGATAGACCGGCAGGTCGTAGCTCGCCGGCCCGATGATCAGCCAACGCGCGTTGCGCGGCGTGCCTGCATTCTCGAACAGGTCATAGGCGCCGAACTGGTGCAGGTTGAAGTAGCCGGGATTCTGCACGACGACGAACGGCACCGCGATGTCGCCGAGCGCGCCGCTCGGACCCGGCGGCATCGGAAACGTCGCGCGCGTCTTGCCGTCGAGCATCAGCGCGGCGAACAGTTCGCGGGCGGGCCGCGTCGCGACCTGCCGCTCGAACCCCTTCATGATCCGCGCCATGCGCTTCTTCAGCTGCGGCCACCACAGCCGCTTCAGGGGCGAGTTGGTGACGTGGCTCGCGATCGCGCGCAGCAGCGGCGGCACGCGCAGCCTGAACTGCAACGGCGTGAAGTTCGCCCCCATCCACAACGCGAAGAAATCGGACTGTGGCGCGCCGCCGAACATGGCGATGTGCCGGAAGAAGTCGGTGCACATCTCGTTGGCAAAGAAGCCCTTCAGCGCCGGGGGGCGAAGGCGGGCCACCTGCGGCTGGGTCAGCCCGTAGTAGGAGGTGCCGAACAGCACCACCTGCCCGTCGCACCAGGGCTGCGCCGCGGCCCACGCGATCACCCGGGCGTGGTCCTGCACGTCGACGGCGTTGAGATAGACGGCGTCCGCGCCGCCCGAGCGACCCATGCCGCGGCGGGCGACGATCACGTGGGCATAGCCACGGTCGGTGAAGACGGGCGGGCTGCCGGTCTCGTTGCTGCCGGCGGGCACGCCGGCCGCCTGCAGCTCCTTCGAATAGGCCGCGAAGGAAATGATCGCCGGGTAGCGGCCGGGCACCTTGGGCACGTAGACGTCGGCCGCCAGCGAGACGGAGGGAGCGACCTCGATCATCCGGTCGGCCAGGATCCGACAGCCCAGTCCCGACTTCGCGGGGGCGCCCGGCGTCCAGCCGGCGAGCTGATCTCCGTCAAGCCCGCCCTTCAGCGGAATCAGATTGTCCCAGAAGCCCGGCCCCCCGCTTTTGGCGGTCATCCGCAGTCTCCCCGGCCTCAGGTTCGCCGCGCCCGGTCGGGCGCAGGGCGTCCTACAACTGCGAGATGTCGAGGCCGGTCTTCTTCTGCGCCGCCAGCCGCATTTCGCGCACCACCCATTTTTGCTTGTCGTCGGGGATGAAGAAGCCCCCGACCCCGGACGAGAACAGCAGATCAAAGACCCGCTCGGTCACCTCGGTGAGCGCCCGTTCGAAGTCTATCTCACGGCCCGCACCCACCTCTGGCTTCGGCGGAACCATGATGACGATGGTGTCTTCCGCCTGCTCGATGATCTCGATCCTGAAATCCGAGCTCGGCGTGTAGCCGAACTCCTCACAGACCACCCCAACAGGGTCGGCGAGCAGCCGCGCGCGATAGTCGGGATCGGTGGCGATCCGCTCGTAGTTCTTCTCGACAAAATCGGCGTTGCTCACGGCTGATCCCCCTCCGTGCGGGCCGGGTTGCGCAGGGCCAGCAGCTTGAACTTGGCTGCCACGGGCACGAGCCAGATGAACAGGCCTTGGCTGGACCACAGGTCCATCTGGTTGAGGGGCGACGGCGGCGGGGACGAGTTGGGCGCGCGGGCGGGGGGAATGGTGAAATAGACCCGGTCCCGGCGCTGCACCACGACCTTGACCTTGACCCCGGCCGGAACCTCGACGCCCATGGACTTGAGAGCCCCGACCGGATCGCTCTCCACCTGGGCCGCGAAGGCGTCATCGGTCCAGACGCGCCTGGTCAGCTCCTTCTCGAAATCTCCGGACACGGAAGTCTCCCATGCTCCGCCTCGATGGGGATGCGGCGAGGCGTCGCCGCCAGTTCAAGGCTCTCGATCGATGATCAGGAAGCTGGGGCCTCGATGCGCGAGCGCGCGGGACAGGGCACCTCCGACCGACGGAAGATCGGCGATCGTCTCGACGCGGGCGCCGAAGCCCTCGGCGATCTTGCGCATGTCCACGTTGGGATCGCTGAAGTCCAGACCGACGAAATGCGTGGTCTCGATGGTCGTCCCCATTACGTTGCACCACAGGTCCTTCAACAGCCGGTACTCATTGTTGACGAAGCAGACGAAGATCGACGGGATGGAGTATTTCGCCGCAGTCCACAGCGCGTGAATGGAAAACAGGCTGCCGCCGTCGCCCACGAAGCAGGCGGCATGCCGGCCGCTCGCCAGCCCGATGCCGACGCCGAGCGGCATGGCCCAGCCCAGCCCGCCGCCGCGCGGGGAGAAATGCACGTTCCGGAACCCGAGGCTCACCGCCATGTCCTGCACGATGGCGTCCTCGGACGATCCTTCCGTGATGATGTGGGTGGAGCGGTCGAGATCGCGCAGCACCGCCAGGATCAGCGCATCGCTCGCGTGCGGCCCCGAGGCAGGATAGGCCGCGTCCAGCGCCGCTCCATCCGCCATCCGCGCGGCGGCCGGCAGCGGGTCGGCGCCGAGCGCCCTTGCCAGCTCCTCGAGCGTCGAACGGATGTCGCCCAGCACCGCCAAGTCGCAGGGAAAGTCGAACCCGAGCTGGCTGGCGGCGGGCGCGATCTGAATGACCTGGAGATCGCCCGGCAGCGCCGGCTCTCCGTCGTAGGTGAAGCTGTCGACCTTCTCGCCGATCAGCAGCAGGGTGTGATAGCGCCCGAGCGTCTCGTTGATCTTCTTCGTGGTCGGCGGCAGCTGGCCGCGGAAGTTCGGGTGCAGCGGATCGACCGTGCCCTGGACATGGAACGGTGCGGCGTAGATGTCTGCGCCGAGCGCGCTCGCGATGCGGCCGATATCGTCGACCCCGTGCGCGGCGCCGACCGCGTAGTCCGCGACGATGGCGAGCTTGCCCGCGGGCACCGCCTGCAGGGCGCGAGCGACCTCGCCGAGCGCCCGCGGCACCGTGTCGTCGATGATCCGCGTCTTCTTGAAGGCCGTGTGCTCGCTGCTCTCCAGCATGAAGTTCATCGGGATCGACAGGAAGACCGGCCCCGGGGGTTGCAGCCTCGCGTGCAGATAACAGCGCTGCAGCGCGACGGCGAGGTCATCCGTCCGGGTCACCTCATAGGCATACTTGGTGGCCGTCGCGGCCAGCTGGACATTGGGCGCGCCGAGCACGGGACCGTGGATGAGGAAGCGCGAATCCTGCTGTCCGTTGATGACGAGCAGCGGCACCCCGGACATCAGCGCATTGCGCATGTTGAACATGCCGTTGGCGAGGCCGGGATAGGTGTGCAGGCTGACGATGGACGGCGTGCCGGTGATCAGCGCATAGCCCGCGGCGATGCCGACGGCGCTGGATTCGTGCAAGGACAGCACGTAGGTGGCCTTCGAGGCCACCACGGCCGCCAGGAAGGTGGTCTCCGTCGTCCCGGGATTGCCGAATACGAACGGGATGTCGTACGTCGCCAGGAAGTCTTGGATGAGTTCGCCACCGGTCCGGCTCATCATGTCCCCCCTTCGAAGACATTTCGCCCCTCGAAGTCCCCGCCGGTTGGCGGCGCCCGCGCCTGCGTCGGTGAACGGCCTCCACTGGTGCCTCGTTCATCGTGCGAGCCAACCGGATTGATAATGGATCTCCGGCGTCGCCGGTAGCGAGCGCGGAGTTGTGCGGGCCGCGCCTCCGGTCGGCAGCGCTATTCTGCCGCACCGTCTCCGGTGCACCGCCGCGGTGCGGACGGGGTGGTGGGGTCGCCTGTGCGTCGGCCGTCTGTTCCGTCAGACGGCGCACGCGACCTGCGTCCCCACGGCGCGAAACGCAAAAAAGCCCGCCGGACGAAGGCTTGGGCCTCCGTCCGGCGGGCTTGATCTGGTTGCGGGGGCAGGATTTGAACCTGCGACCTTCAGGTTATGAGCCTGACGAGCTACCGGGCTGCTCCACCCCGCGCCGGTGTCTAAATTTCGGCCGGCGGGGCCGAAGTCCCCGCTCCGACTGAAGTCGGAGCGAGGCATCGCAAAGAAAAGGATGTCCACTCGATGACGATGCACTTGGCAGGCCTGGCAGCGACCTACTCTCCCGCGTCTTAAGACGAAGTACCATCGGCGCTGAGGGTTTTGACGGCCGAGTTCGGAATGGGATCGGGTCCAGCCCCCTCGCCATAGCCACCAGGCCGGCGAAGTGCATTGTCATCAAGTTGAAACGCTGGTCGTTTGTCTCATGCAGTGCCCATCGTCGCAATGGACATGGATTAATGAGAGTGATCAAGCCGATCGAGCTATTAGTACCGGTAAGCTTCACGTGTCGCCACGCTTCCACACCCGGCCTATCAACGTGGTCGTCTACCACGGCTCTCAAGGGAGACCTAGTTTTGAGGTGGGTTTCCCGCTTAGATGCTTTCAGCGGTTATCCCGTCCGTACTTAGCTACCCTGCTATGCGGCTGGCGCCACAACAGGTCCACCAGAGGTACGTCCACCCCGGTCCTCTCGTACTAAGGGCAGATCCTCTCAAGTCTCCTACACCCACGGCAGATAGGGACCAAACTGTCTCACGACGTTCTGAACCCAACTCACGTACCACTTTAATCGGCGAACAGCCGAACCCTTGGGACCTGCTCCAGCCCCAGGATGTGATGAGTCGACATCGAGGTGCCAAACGATGCCGTCGATATGGACTCTTGGGCATCATCAGCCTGTTATCCCCGGAGTACCTTTTATCCGTTGAGCGATGGCCCGTCCACGTGGGACCACCGGATCACTATGGCCGTCTTTCGACTCTGCTCGACTTGTCAGTCTCGCAGTCAGGCAGGCTTATGCCATTGCACTCAACGAGCGATTTCCGACCGCTCTGAGCCCACCTTCGCGCGCCTCCGTTACTCTTTGGGAGGCGACCGCCCCAGTCAAACTACCCACCATGCACTGTCCTGGGCATGGATAACATGCCGCAGTTAGACATTCATGACTTCAAGGGTGGTATTTCAAGGATGGCTCCATCAGAGCTGGCGCCCTGACTTCATAGCCTACCACCTATCCTACACATGACGACACGGATGCCAGTGCAAAGTTGCAGTAAAGGTTCACGGGGTCTTTCCGTCTAACCGCAGGAACCCCGCATCTTCACGGGGAATTCAATTTCACTGAGTCGATGCTGGAGACAGCGGGGAAGTCGTTACGCCATTCGTGCAGGTCGGAACTTACCCGACAAGGAATTTCGCTACCTTAGGACCGTTATAGTTACGGCCGCCGTTTACCGGGGCTTCGATTCAAAGCTTGCACCTCTCCTCTTAACCTTCCGGCACCGGGCAGGCGTCAGACCCTATACGTCGCCTTACGGCTTCGCAGAGCCCTGTGTTTTTGGTAAACAGTCGCCACCCCCTGTTTTGTGCCCCTCCCCCACGGTTGCCCGCAGAGGAGGCCTCCTTATCCCGAAGTTACGGAGGCAAATTGCCGAGTTCCTTCAGCATCGTTCTCTCAAGCGCCTAGGTATACTCTACCAGTCCACCAGAGTCGGTTTAGGGTACGGTCTATACGTGGAGGCTATTTCCTGGAACTCCTTCGCGGCCGATCCAATCCAGTAAGGATCGACAACTTACAGCGTTCGTCACCATCCACAGGCCCAGGAATGTTCACCTGGTTCCCATCGGCTACGCCTTTCGGCCTCACCTTAGGGGCCGGCTGACCCTGCGCAGATTAGCTTTACGCAGGAACCCTTGGACTTTCGGCGGAGGTGTCTCTCACACCTCTTTCCGTTACTCATGTCAGCATTCTCACTTCCGATACCTCCACGGCCCCTCACGGGTACCGCTTCACAGGCTTACGGAACGCTCCGCTACCGCGCATCTTGCGATGCACCCGCAGCTTCGGCACGTGGCTTGAGCCCCGTTACATTGTCGGCGCAAGAACCCTTATCTAGACCAGTGAGCTGTTACGCTTTCTTTAAATGATGGCTGCTTCTAAGCCAACATCCTGGTTGTTTTGGGATTCTCACATCCTTTCACACTTAGCCACGATTTGGGGGCCTTAGCTGGCGGTCAGGGTTGTTTCCCTCTTCACGACGGACGTTAGCACCCGCCGTGTGTCTGCCGGATAGTACTTCCAGGTATTCGGAGTTTGGTTAGGTTTGGTAATCCTGTGGGGACCCCTAGCCCATCCAGTGCTCTACCCCCTGGAGTATTCGTCCGACGCTCTACCTAAATAGATTTCGCGGAGAACCAGCTATTACCGAGTTTGTTTGGCCTTTCACCCCTAGCCACAAGTCATCCGAGAATTTTGCAACATTCAGCGGTTCGGCCCTCCAGCAAGTGTTACCTTGCCTTCAGCCTGCTCATGGCTAGATCACTCGGTTTCGGGTCTAATCCAACGAACTTGACGCCCTATTCGGACTCGCTTTCGCTGCGCCTACGCCTATCGGCTTAAGCTTGCTCGTTAAATTAAGTCGCTGACCCATTATACAAAAGGTACGCCGTCACCCTTGCGGGCTCCGACTGTTTGTAGGCATCCGGTTTCAGGAACTGTTTCACTCCCCTCGTCGGGGTGCTTTTCACCTTTCCCTCACGGTACTTGTTCGCTATCGGTCGTCGAGGAGTACTTAGGCTTGGAGGGTGGTCCCCCCATGTTCAGACAGGATTTCACGTGTCCCGCCTTACTCGAGGACCTATGCAACCTTTACCCGTACGGGGCTGTCACCCGCTGAGGCCTGCCTTTCCAGACAGTTCCGGTTTGCTTGCATAGGCCACTGGCCTGGTCCGCGTTCGCTCGCCACTACTAGCGGAGTCTCTGTTGATGTCCTTTCCTCCGGGTACTGAGATGTTTCACTTCCCCGGGTTCGCTTCCCTTGCGGGATGACCCTTGCGGGCCGGGTTTCCCCATTCGGAAATCTACGGATCAAAGCTTGTTCGCAGCTCCCCGTAGCTTATCGCAGCGTACCACGTCCTTCATCGCCTCTCGACGCCAAGGCATCCACCGAATGCCCTTAAGGCGCTTGAT